>Ga0156493_110_pt1 | contig 20047 bp, 19 predicted proteins | sample RifOxyB1_FD_110640 | JGI IMG/M metagenome (GOLD analysis project Ga0156493, IMG submission 110640) | Candidatus Pacebacteria bacterium RIFOXYB1_FULL_39_46
TCAATTATTATTCCATGACCAACTCTTATAGTTTTGACACCAGCGATGGCGACCAATGGGAATTCGTCGTCAAGGCTAGAATTAAGCCACGTCGAAAATCAAGAAATTAATGAAATTATGAACTACCTAGTTTTTGATTCATTCTGATCAAAACTTGAGGAGAAATGTTTTTCATTTTCTTGAGAGAACGAGAGCGTTTTTTGAGACGACTACGAGTAGCGGTTTTTTCTGATTTAATTTTGGAAGGTTTCTTAAAATAACGACTGTCCTTAACTTTTTGGACAATACCAGAAGCTACACTCGCTTTTTTGAATTTGCGAATGACATCATTGGTAGAATCGCCTTTTTTGGCTTTAACTACGATGGCCATATTTCTCACCTCCCTTCTCTATGTTTAATTTGTAACAGGGGTGTATTGTAACTCACTCTTGATGACTTGTCAGGTTTATTTCTGATTAAAGACTTGGCAACTGTTATTTAACAATTAATTGTTAATCAAAATGGCTATTAGCCGTAAATTTCTTTAATCAAAACTATTAATTGCTCTAGACTCAAAGGACTGGGAACTTGAGTGGGATTTTTCAGTGAGCCATTGAGCAACATTTTGCCACTGCCGTGATAGAACCAAGTTCCTTTTCTATCAGTTGTTAGAATTTTTTTCATGAGTTCATCCAAATTGAAAGGCGCATCGGGTCTGGCTTTAATGCGAACATGACCTAGTTTGGGATCTTTACGAACTACCAATAAATAACCTTGTTTTTGAGCAACCTTGATAGTGTCATCATTGCGAGTCAACAAAGCCAAGGCTTTTCCTCCTTGAATTTCTATCTCTCTTCCTTTGTGAAGAATGATTTCCAAAGCTTTAAAGTGTTGGGTAAGACTGGCGTAGGCATTTTCTAAACATTGAAAACCAAAATGTAGTTGTGAATCATCGTTGTGAGGATCGGTATATTCAGCGCCACGAATTAGTTCTTGGATCATGAAAAGGTGTCTGGGATTTTGAGCTTCTGGCCAATAGACTTCTTCAAAATGATCAACTTGAGTGGCAAATTCTACTATTGTTTGTAGCGCTTGATCAGTTTTCAATTCAGGGTGAATCTCAATCAAATGATCATAGACCAAACTAGTAGCACAAACTCGTTTTTGAGCTTGCTCTGCTTGATGATGATCAAATTTTCCGCCACCAGTGTCAACATAAGTAATTTCGTGCAATTGACTGCCATATTCTTCGGCTTCCGCCAGACTCATCTGTTCGCCAGGACTGACGAAGGCAATTTTTGCATCAGCAAAATGCTGAGCATCAAATTTTTTTAATAACCAAGCAGCAGCTATGGCATCTAGGTCTGGTGCATGATGGGTAACGATGATTGGACGAGCTTCGGACATGAAGACATTATACAAGAAAATCCCGGAAACAGACTCCCACCACAACGTCCTTGGGGGAGTGTTGCAGTGGGGTCCTCACCGGGATATATGCAGTAATATACGTTCTGATTGAGAAAAAATCAAAGGTCAAAAAGGATTGATAATTCATTCTATAATTTTTTTAGATCAAGCACAGATATTTCCTTATAGGTTTTGTTTTTTCCAGCAATTTTTGCGGATTTAAAATTCAAAACTTGTGTTTCATTTGAGAAAAATATTTCTATCAAATTTGAATTTCAGTTTTTAAAATATCTTAAAAAAATTTGTAAGATTTTACCGATTAACTTGAATGGCCAAGTTAAAAACTGCCAAATCAATGGAATGCGGTCTTCCTCTCCCCTTACCCATAGGGAAATAATGAGCCAGCGCTGATTTTCAATGGGAGTTGCTACGACATGAATCAATCTATTATTAATTGTCCGAATAAATTTGGTATTGCCTTGATTGACGAACGATTGATCGGGATTTGAGATTATTTGATGGATGGCATCTTGAGTGATGATGCGATCGGCCATTCTTTCTAGTGCGTGTTTGGTAAATACCAAGTTTTTATAAGTGCGATTCATGGAAGTTAAACACTAAGTTTTTTCATTACTTGCGTTATTGTTAGCAACTCAGTTTTGTCACTAGCTCTGTTTTTCCACTCTACTTCATTACCAGTTCTAGTAGAAACGACCAATCTGATGGGAATACCAACTAAGTCGGCCACGGCAAATTTTTTGCCAGGAGATTCATCGCGATCGTCCCACAAAACTTCAATATTGGCTTTATTTAGTTTTTCATATAACTGTTTAGCTTGATCAGTGGCTCCTTGGAGTGAAATAAGATGGATTTGAAAAGGAGCGATTTTGGCTGGCCAGACGATACCTCGATCATCATGATATTTTTCCACGATAGTAGCTAGAGTGCGACCTAAACCAATGCCATAACAACCCATGTAGAAAGGCTTGGCCTTGCCATCTTTATCGATGAAGGTAGCGTTTTTCATGCGCTTACTGTAGTGATAGCCTAATTGGAAAATATTACCGACCTCAATACCACGCTTTTCTTGCAAGGGGCTACGAGTTTTACCTGTCAAAAATCCTTCTTGAGCCATGGCGATATCGCCCTCAACGTCAGCTTGATAATCACGATCGATGTTGATATTGATGGCATCAAGATGTTTTTTATTGGCTCCGCCGTAAGCATTGCGGATGGTATGAAGAGAATCGTCAACTACGATCTTAACTTTGCTTTTTAGACCAACTGGGGAGATGAAACCAGGCTCGCTACCCAATTTTCTGATTTCCTCTTCAGTGGCCGGTCGCAGTTGATAAGAACCAGAGAGATGCAATAGCTTAGTTTCATTAACGTCAAAATCACCACGAATGATGGCTAAGATGAATTCATTTTTTTCATTAACATACAATACATCTTTAATTTGTTGCCAAAGTGGTAGTTGATGCAATTTGGCACCGTCTTCCATGGTGTTACCACGCTCAGCTTTTACCTCCTTGTATGGTTTCATTTTTTCTTTAATGTTTTTGTTCTCTTTGTAAAAAACTGCCACATCTTCGTGAGCACTATAAGATTTGTCTGTAGCTACAAAGAACCTACCCTCACCGATGGGCGACTCAACTTGAAATTCATGGCAGTATTCACCACCGATATAACCGTTATCAGCTTCTACCTGTAGGGTTTTTAGACCAAGGCGGGAGAAGATTTTGGCATAGGCTTTGGCCATTATTTGATATTCTTTTTTGAAATCTTTTTCATTTGTGTGAAAAGAATAGGCGTCTTTCATCACGAACTCTCTAACGCGTAGCAATCCTCCACGAGCTCTCATTTCATCACGAAACTTGGTAGAAAATTGATAGATATTAAAAGGCAAATCTTTATAGGTGAGATTAAACTTGCGTACCACATCCACGAACATTTCCTCAGCAGTGCCACCGAGAGCAAACTTTGCTCCTCGTCTGTCTTCAATACTCATTAGTTCAAAACCAACTGAATTAGTGCGATTAGTTTCTTCCCATAGCTCCAAAGGGTGAAGGACTGGTGAAATCATTTCTTGGCCGCCGGCCGCGTCCATTTCTTCCTTGATGATTTTTTTGATCTTCTCATGTACGCGCCAACCTAAGGGTAGGAAAAAGTACCGGCCGGCGGTAGACTCTTCGATAAAGCCTCCCTTTAGCAATAACTGATGACTGATAAAATCAGAGCCACTGCGCTCCCCATGTTTAGTTTTACCAAAAAGTTGTGAATATTTCATAATTTATGTACCTTTATCATAACAAAAAAACCCACCTGAGGTGGGTTAATTTAAGATTTCCATTTCTTCACTCAATTCACTTAGTGAAGACTTCTCAAGCGTAAACTCAAGGGAGTAACTTCCAAGACTTCATTCTCACCAATCAAAGTTAAAAATTGCTCTAATGAAGGTCTCCAGGCAGGAGCCAAAACAACCGTGGTATCGGCTGCTGCTGCCCGCATGTTGGTCAATTTTTTACCTTTAGCCACATTCATGATCATGTTTTCTGAACGTTTTTGAATGCCCACCACTTGGCCGGCATAAATTTTGTCACCCGGATCGACGAATAAAGTCCCTCGTTGCTGGGCTTTTTCCAAAGCATAGGCCGTAACCATTCCAGTTTCATGAGCAATCATGGCTCCACCGCGATGAATGTTTGCTCGTTCTGATAATGGTCTATATTCTAGAAAAATATTATTAATCACTCCTTCTCCAGAGGTATTGGAAATGAGCTCACTGCGATAACCAATGAGATTGGCGGTAGAAATTTCATATTCAAAGCGCACGCCTGTTTTGGTTTGATGCATATTTTTTAGTTGCGCCAAACGTTTGGCCATACTAGTAGTAATTTTGCCGGTATGTTTTTCAGTTACGTCAATAGTGACGTATTCCCATGGTTCCATAGTTTGACCATCAATTTCTTTAAGAACTACTTCTGGTCGTGACAGAGCAAACTCAAAACCTTCACGACGCATAGTTTCAATAAGAATAGCCAGATGTAACTCTCCCCTTCCCACAATGGTCATACTTTCACTGGAAGAGCCTGGTAACAATCGTAAACCCACATTGGTTTCCAGTTCTTTTTTAAGTCGATTTTGCAATTGCCGAGCAGTAGAAAACTCAGCCTCCAAACCAGCAAAGGGTGAAGTGTTAATAATAAGTTGCATTTTGACAGTTGGTTCAGTAATCGTGATTGAGGGGAGCATTTCTGGTTGAACTGGATCGGCAATAGTGTCACCAATGCCAGCACCAGCGATACCGGCTACTGCCACTATTTCACCAGCAGTTGCCAGGTCAACCTCTCTTCGTTCCAAACCGAAGTGATTGAAAAGATAAGCAATCTGAGCTTTGATGGATTGGCCGTTGGTCTGAAGAACCGTGACGGGTTGGTTTTTTTTGATGGTTCCTCTGAAAATTCTGCCAATGGCAATGCGGCCTTTATGCTGATCCCAATCCAAAGAATTAACCTGTAATTGTAGCGGTGCGGTAGCATCGCCAGTGGGGGCAGGAATGGTTTCTACAATGGTTTCAAATAAAGGAGTTAAATCTTGGCTGTCAGTGATGGAAAGAGAATAATCTTTATTTTCAGAAAATTCTTTACCCACGATTCCCTCGATTCCTCGCCCATAAAGAATGGGAAAATCAAGTTGAAAATCCTGAGTAGCCAACTCCAAAAATAAATCAACGACTTCTGTTTCTACTTCATGAACTCGCTGATCTTTACGATCTATTTTATTAATTAACACGATGGGTACCAATCCCAGTTCCAGTGCAAGGCGCAAAACAAAACGAGTTTGGGATAAAACTCCTTCGGCAGCATCGACTAGCAAAATACAGCCATCAGCCATATTCAAAACGCGTTCTACTTCTCCAGAAAAATCAGCATGTCCGGGAGTGTCTAAAATATTGATTTTATAATTTTGCCAAAAAACAGCGGTGTTTTTGGATAGAATCGTGACGCCTTTTTCTCGCTCCAGTTCATTGGAATCCATGATGGTAGTGGCTTGATTCTCTTTTTGATGAATAGCAAAGGTTTTGGTTTGCTTGAGCATCGCGTCCACGAGCGTAGTTTTGCCGTGGTCGACGTGAGCGATAATAGCGATATTACGCAGTTGCGTTTGATTCATAAGCCTCCCTTTTTTAGAGGAAAAAGAACATTATAAGCCTATTTTTATAAATTTTCCACCAGAGATAACGAAACATCGAGAACAGTGATTTTTTTGAGGTTTTCTTTTTGTGAAATGGAGTTGGTAATTACTACACTATCCACTTTTGATTGAGCTAGGTCCTGAAGCGCTGTGCTGGTAAACACGCCATGAGTAGCAAAAAAATGGACTTCTTTAGCTCCTTTGTTTTTGAGTAATTTGGAAACTTCAATAGTAGTACTACCAGAGAGAATAGCATCATCAAAGATCAAGGTGATCTTATCCTCAACATCACCTTCCAGTTTGCTAGTGATAACTTCACCGGTTTTCAAGTTGCGTCGTTTTTCAACACTTGCCAGATCAAGCTCCAGTTCGTTGGCAAATATTTTAGCGCGTTTCAATCCTCCAAAGTCTGGACTAACCACAATGGTATTGGTCAAATCAAATTGTTTTTTGGCATAATCAATGAAAATATTGATGGCTGACAAGTGATTACTGCGAATCGAAAAAAATCCGGGAATACTAGCATTATGCAGATCCAGAAAATAAATTTTTCTGATGCAAGTACTTTCCACGGCTCTAGCAATAGCTTTGGCGGACAGTGGCTCCCCAGGTAAAAAAACCTTATCTTGGAATGAATAACCAAACCAGGGAGCAAATAACTCCACACTTTGCGCTCCCAATCTTTCTAGAGCATCGGCAATGAGCAATGTTTCAATAATATGTTCATCCACTGGTTCAGAAAAAGATTGTACTAGTAGAATCTTTTGATTTTTGGCTTCTTTACTGACTCGGATGCGGTTTTCACCATTGGCAAACTTGCCAATTTCACAAGGAACTAGGGAAACATCAAGTTTTTGAGCAATGTTTTTGGCCAATTGAGGATTGGAGGAGCCAGAGACGATTTTCATGGAGGTTATTATAGCTCACTTCAAGTTTCTTGAGTATGAGTGCTCGGGATTGGTGATTGTTGTGCATCATATTGTTCAGCTTTAGTTAATAATGAAAGTACAGTTGAGATCATAGAACTCAAGGCATCAATTTCATCATCTTTCAGTTGAAAAATATCCTCAGTTAAACTTTCTCCCAACATGGTTTGTTTAATTTTATTCCATATTTTTTTGGGCGCTCCTTTTATTTGTGTCTTTTCTGTTTCTGATTTTTGATAACAGGGACATAGTTTTTTCAATCTATCAACGAGTACTTTATCAAATAAAAGATCTGCCATTCTTAAGAAATTTGAGACTCTTTGTTTTAAATGAGCCTCATTTGCATTGGGATAAAATGACCCTAATAATGATTTTATAAAGTCATTTTCTTTCGGACTATTTGTTCCCCCATTTTTAAACATTCGGTAATGATATTTAGCAGCAATAATCTTAATAATTTGAGTTAATTCCAAACCCAACATTTTCCTCAAAGCTTGATTCCATTTTTGATATTGATCCCGATTCTCTGGATCAGTGATTTCTAGATGGAAAAGATTATAAAAAATATCGGCAATTTCAGAAAAAACTATAGGTAGATCAATCCCATATTTACCATCAAGATAAAAAGAAATTACAGTTCGAACTTCATCAGCTTCTGGTGCTTTATAGAGAGATTCTAAAAGTTTTTCTTTGGGTGTTTGTGAAGTAGTGCCGTCTTTAGTTCTAATTAATTGTCCAGCAAAATCTTTGACTAGTTTCATGTCTCGAATAATTCTAGTACCAATCAAAAACATAATTTTTGTTTCTGGTCTGACTGGCAAGCCCTTAGGTTTTTCTTTTGGAGAGTTTGGATCTGGACGATAAATAACAGATTCTGCCTCATATAAAACATTGCCCGCGTAATGCATGGCAACGTCTGGATCATCTAGCAATGTTAGTAATTCGTTGAAACTTAAACTTTGGAAATATTCCAAGTCATTGACATTTTTTTCCCACTTAATTTGTTTTTTTTGCTCTTTATTCATCAATAACTTAAATAGTCTAACATAATTTATTTAATTGAACCATTAATTATGTCTCCAAAAAATCTTCGGAAAATTCATTTTAAATTTGTGAGATCCAAATCGAGAATTCTACTATTATCTAGTTACGTGGTGGCAACTCTTCTTTTTCGTAGTCTTCTATTTCATTGTTTTCAATATATGCTTTAATCTCACCATTTAAATCATCTGCGTTTGCGTCGGGATGTCTAAGTAAGTTTTTTGCTTTCTCTCCAAGCTGACTTGCTCTCCATTCCATTCCTGATAGTTTATCTTTAACTATACTAACCAAGTGATGTGATGCAAGTTTGCGTAAGGCAGACCATTGACTGACAACCAAAATTTTCTCTATAACATCACTTCTAAAATAGGTTTTTATTCTGAAAGGTAAAATTTTCCAACCTTTCATTTTTTGAATAGTATCTACAAGGTCTTGAGTGATAAATAAGGCTGTAGGTCTATCTGCACTCATTAGTTCCTTGATTAAGCGATATCCCTGCCTCAAGCCTGATGGAGCAAAGTGAGTTGGCACGAATACGCCATTAACATTACTACCAAGCAAATATCCATCCTTAATACTTCCAAAAGTTATCGACTGCTCAAAGTTACCACCGTCAAAGAAATGACCATAAAAACGTTGTTCTTCAAGTGGTTCTCTGTTACGCATTCTCATAGCATTGACATAATCTTCATAAATTTTATCTTGAACCTGACACTTTTCATTTTGGGTCATACCTTCAAACATAGTCTCAATATCAACAAAACCATTTTGAATTAATGTCTGACTTTCTTTTTTTTCAGTTGATGGTGGAATAGTTTGTTCCATATCTTGCAAATAAATACTATACCTTGTTTATGCAGGGTTGGAAACTTATGTAAAGCAGGTGTTGGAAGTGAAAAGGGAGGAGTTTAATCAAACAAATTGCTGATGATGCTTTGTTTCCAATAGAAACCATGTTAAAAACAACAGATTAACTACCAGAAGCATTAGACGAATGATTTCAAGAAGTGTCTCAGCAAGTTGGGATTAAAAAGAATACGGTGAATCTTTTCCTGTTCTTCGTGTGTGAGGTTATAGGTACTCACAAGCCGATTCCAGTTTTTCTCTGCGCCTTCTCGTGATATACTTCACCTCCAGTGACTTGATCAGTTTCACTGTGTAATTTACCTAATTTACTTTTTCTAATTTGTCAGATTTAGTTTCTGATTGGGAACCTTCAAAACACCAGAACTATCCCCCACAATTTTACTTTGATGATTTGGATAAGAAAATTAAGCGGTGGAAGAATCGGTGGGCTATTTAACCAATACTTATTGAAGATTTAAGTGATTTGAAATGACATCTGTCTCAAAGATTCTTTTATCTGGACTCAATGGTTTTATTTTGTTCATGAAATCTTTTTTCTGCTTGCTTGATAATTTTTGGGCTTAGATTTCTTAGCTTATTCCACCATTTTTGATAGTATTCTTGTTCATCTTTCAAAAAATCTTTTGAACATACTCCAGCTAAATAGTATGAGGCTGGAGTTAAATCAGCGGATGTCGCTTTAATTAGTCCACTAAATGCTCTGATTGCAGAAAGAGGAAAGCCATATAGCACCCCCTCTTCAAATTCAGTTAGTTCATTAGGATATTTTTCCATGAATTCAGATGTAGCTTCATTAATTGAAACCTGAAACCAAGTAAAATTTTGATGTTTTCCTACGAGTCGATTTTTTTTATTAGGAAGAGAGTCTTTGTAATAAGCAAAAGGCAGTTGCTTCAATATTTCTTCTAGTTGAGCAATATCTTTTTTACTTGGCTCTTCAATTTTTTTTGACTCAAAATTTACATATCTTATTTTTGTGAAAAGCTCTGTGGTAAGTTTGTTTCCAAGTGAGAGAAGCAGTAGTTCTATTTTTTCTCCTAAACTTAGCAGCGAAGTGTTTTCAATTAACTTTATTTGGTTTTTGTTTAGAACAACAAAGCCTTTTTTATCTAATTTAGCGTCTCTCAATTCTAAAAAACGCTGACGACCCCTAGAATATGAAGTTCGAAACATAATTACTAGTTTAGATGAGATTACTTCGATTGTGAATTGGAGGGAAGCGAGCGACACTCACTTCCCTCCTGGTTTCATGAGTTGTTAAACATTACAACCCATGTGTTTTCGGCGACAGTGTGCTCCAATATCGCATTGTGCACACTTACATGAACAACCGCCGAGCATATGCGCAAGCATATGTCTGAAGTGTTTCAATTTCTTCAACAAGTTTTTCACCTCCTTGGTGAAAAATGATTAATATTGTCCTTTACTTCAGCAAAAGAAATTAGGACAATATCGTTTTCACTTCAATAGTGATTATACTAAATAATTCTTTTCTTATCAGAGTAGATCATTATTGAGGTTTTTAGGGAAGTGTGAGTTAAGTGGGTTCAGCATGGAACACCTACTGGTGTTTTTCAAGAGGTTAAAAGATATGTTTAATGAGTTTGAATTAACCCCGCACTTGTCTTTATATTTAAGTAGTTAAAAAGGGTTTATTACTCAGTAAGGGGAGTTGGACCAGACTTATTTAAAACTCTATCATTTAATTTTATACATTTTTATATATAATTAGGCTAGTTTAAAAGAAGGAGGAAGTATGAAATATATACTGAAAATTCAAGGACTACTCGAACTGTCTGTTTTACTATTCTTCTATGGAGTGTACGCAGGGAATGAAGCGATTTGGATATTAGGGGGGGTTTTAATGCTTATAGATGATGTTATTGCAATGGCACTTGGGGTATTAAACCCAATAGCACCAATAATGCTTGCCATTATATTTGCAATATTTATTCAACCATGGTATTTAGCATTATTTTGGTCCATAGCTGTTTTTGCAGTTCTTGGGATACCAGGTGCATTTGTGAAACTATTTATGACGCCAAAAGTTGAATCGTCCGAAAAAACGATTGATAGACTGGCAAAAGACCTTGAGTCCTAATGCTTACGCAACTTAGTTAAATTATCTGTGAGTTAAGTGAGTTCAGCACGGAAAACCTCTTAAGATTTTTCAAGCGTCTATCTTCAGCATTTGTCGATTTGGGTTTACCCCAGTTAACGAAAGATGATTTCGCTATCGTCTCTAACTAAATTTCTAAAATGGATTGATTAATCAAATAAAAATATAAGAATTATAGTGGAGGTACAATTTCGGTAGAAATTGTACCTCCACGGTGTTTTTCCGTCAATAAAGAATCTCCTTTGATTGGGAATGTGGAATTAAATCCGTCTTTTTCACTCGTGAGCTTTGATTTATTTTCTGTGCTTTCCATGTCAATAATTATACAACTTTTTAGGAAGAAAATCAAAAAGTATTTACTAAAAAAATTCTGATTTATCAGTATTTAATCAGTAAAAAATGACATAAAATATTTTGGTAAAATTGTACGTGAATAAGCGCTTATTAAGTACTATAATTCGTGAAATGCCAAAAATCTTTACGGAACCCACATATATTCCAAAGCTTTTGGATGGCGCGCCATTGGATTCTGGACTGCCTTATTCGGCTGTTTTGATAGATGCCCACTATATTTTTTTTAGAGAAGGTATTGTGGAGCGCACAAAAACAGTTTATCCAAACGTTATTATTGACCCTGTAACATATTTTTTGCAATTTCCACAGCATTGTGCCAAAGCCAGTTTCAAAAAACTCCCTTATTCAGGAGCTAGTAATATTCGGAAGGTGTTATCAGACCCTTCATTCAGATTAAATTCTTTAATTGTTCCTTCTATTAAATTTCAACAAGAATCAGGAGCAACTTTTGTCATAGCTCCATATCTTTGTAGCGATGACATGAGTGGTGAAGTTTCAATGAATAATATAACAATGTTGGGAGAAAGCTTATACGCTATTAAAGAGTGGGAAAACAAGCCTAAAATATTTGCACCAATTTGCATAAGTGGAAACATGCTTAGTGATAAACCATTGAGGGATTATATTGTTGATATTTACAAAGAAGATTCTTTTTACTCGAAAATACATGGGTATTTCATAATTCTTTTTGATTTTGATGATAGATACGCTGATGAAGAACAATTGCTTGGTTTGGCAGATGTAACTTATCAACTTTCTCAAGACAAAGATGTGCTTATTAATCATATAGGTGGATTTGGAGAAGTTTTAGATGCAATTGGAGCTTCGGGCTTTATTAGTTCTCCAGGCGGTGGAGAAACGCTTTCACTAAAACAAATGAAACAAGGAAAAACTGGTTGGAAAAGAGACCATAATGAGTGGAGATACATTCCAGAAGTTTTTGCGTATGTTAACGAAGATTTGTTAAAAGCAGACAAAATAAATTATCAATGTAGTTGTTTGGGATGCACAGACCCAGGGCTGTTTAGTAGCACTGAGGCGGCCAAAAAGAGACATTTTTTAGTGAGGAGAATGCAGGCCATTGCTGAACTACAAGGAAAAAGTAGGGAGGAACGTATTAATTTGATGATAGAAAGGTTAGAAAGAGCAAAAAGAAAAGCGATGCGCTATAACACTCAATTCGGAGCGAAAATGCAAACAGCTCATATCAATAATTGGATAAAAGTTTTAGAACGTGCAAAAGCATGGAGTTATGAAAACGATGATGACGAACTAGAAAAACTTCTTAAACAATTAGATTAAAAATTATGATTTCAGTTATTCCAGATACTAACGTAATTATTTCTGGCATGATGGGCTATAAAAGCCCTTCACGGCAGATATTAAATCTCTCAATGGCAAGAAAAATTAAACTAATTGGATGTTCTCAAACATTAAGTGAATTTTCTACCAGGGTTAGACTTCCGCGTATGCAACGTTATTGGCAGAAAAAATATTTCTCTCCAGAAAAATTGGTAAGAGATTATCAAACCATGATGTTAATGCATGAACCCTTGCCTGAATTTGAAGCAATGAAAATCGAAATCCAGGACAAAGACGATGCAATTTTTTTTAAGTTAGCGCTTAGTTGTAATGCGAGGATAATTATCTCACAAGATAAACATGCATTAGCTTTGCATGGTTTCAGAGGATTAAAAGTTGTGACTCCTGAAAAATTTGTAGAAGTTTATACAAAGCTTAAACAGAGTTAAAAACTTCATTAAGATAAAACTCAGTGACAAAATTTCGTTTATCTTCAGTAGCTCTTGTCTTATTTATAGGGCGGATTGCTTCTGTCACTAGTTTATTGTTTTCTGATAATAAATAAAGGCCAATGTTATGCTTGCGTAATAGTGCTTTATCTACAAGATGACCTTTATTAAAAGGTAACGCAAGGTAGCTTTTATCAGCAAAGGATGTATATCTATTTGCTTGAATGAACCCCTGCCTCCAACTACTCAGTTTTGCTTCTATTGCTACAACCTCTTTTGCTAATGGCACCCACCCGTTTACTTTATAGAAGTATTTATCATCAATTTTTTTGATATATCCGTTTTTTTCAAGCTCAGGTAATAAAAAATATTTTAAATAATTTTTAGATACAGATACACGGCTAATCAATTCTTCAAAACTTAATGGGTTACTATTCTTATTTTTTATGTCTGGCAATTGCCTAAGAACTTGAAAGAATTTTTCTTTAAGAAGAGGCACTGATTGTTTGTGGTCTTTTCTGACTTTACATTTTTTACCATTTAGTTTTACCAAAACTAGGTCAGCCCTGCCATATCCAGCGCTGACCTCTTTTTTTGTTAGAAAACCTTGCTGTGCAAAGAAATTCTCGAGGTGGCGAACCATAGTTAGCTCATCCATGCGTACAGTATAGTAGACCAAGCTTGCGTTTATCAAGCTTTAAATATTTGTTTAGGTTTGTTATGGTTCAGAGTTTTTATTAAGCTTAAAACAATGGTGCCTACTCCCTGTTATAGCAAAATGCCCTAAACCCCCTGCTCATACTTTCTCTCAAGGATGGTGCGTAAGTAGTTTTTTAAGCTACAATGTTTATACAGGTTCGCTACTACAACCTTATATTTCCAGCCGAAAAATAGGCAACTCCCGTTGACGGCTGGAAGCGTAGTAGCGAACAACCTGAGGGGGTTGCCTTTTTGTACATAAATTGGGAGTTTAATGACTCCTGGAAGAGGAATAAATGCTAAAGTTATTTTTTAAGAAACAAAAAATTACCGAAGAAAAGGCTGTGCAATTTTTTATAGCTATGATGTTTGAAAATGTAGATAAATCCTGGGAAGAAATTAGAGACACACTTAAAATTCATGACCTTAAATTAAAGGAGGATGATGTTGCAAAATACGACTTTGTTTTGGCCTTAATCAGTTTGCAAATGCAAGCAATAGAGAATGTTTTTTCTAAAAACCAAGCAGAGCGCATTGCCAAATTACTGATGAATCAGATTTTATCTATGCCATCATTGGGAAGTCATGCTGTAGAAGTAATACGGAGATATGATGTTGCGTTTAAAAGGTCAGTAGAAGAAAATAAGGAAAATCCTTTGTTAGTAATACCAGCTCTATTACTTTACCGTTGGGTTGGTGAAGATATAGAGAAATTTAGCACAAAAGTTGCAGGTCAGAAAATTATAAATCCTTTACTAATTGCTCATTTAGCGGGAGTTTTAACACATTACAAGGGTTATTGGATGAAGGTTAAAAATAATTATGAAGTGGTTGCTGAATAGAACATTATTTTCAGAGATGAAACAAACAAAAATTGTTATTCAAACATTAACTACTCTTACGTTAATTGGTATATTTTTTATTCTCTTATATGGCTTCATTGTGCTTTTTCCTTCCCATCAAAGAGAAGAGCAATACTTGGCTATCATGCAAGCGTGCCAACAAAGACAACTCTATATGACAAGAGAAATGACAGAAGCTTTTAACAAACTTGGAGAAACAGCAACTTTCGAGGAGGTTTCCACTATGGGAAACGTGCTTGCTAACACAACTGATTATTTTAATACACCTGGCTATTACCAGGAATGCTATACACGAACACTTGAGGAATGGTCTCTAAGCGATTAATCCCCCAAATTGGTACTAGCAGTCTAAGCGCTTGTCTGCTATATTCTCTTTTCGCGTGAGAGTAATGAAAGGTGGAAGGCTACGTTAGTTATCTAACGTGGTTTTTTGTGCTTTACCTGAGCTAATGGGAATCGAACCGCAGAAATGCGGTGAAAGAAAAGAAAAAAGCACCACCAGCTACTCACGAGAGAAATTTTCCTGATTCCTCTAGTGAAATGGAACACGCAAAGACCGTGTCTGTTGTTGGTTTTAAGAGTTCTCTTGAAGAAAAGATGAGATTGCTTGCGAACCTTATGATTGATAAGATGTTAAAGGACAGTGAAAATGGAACACTCAAATTCTAAACAAAACGTGGCGATAGGAATTCTCAGAGTAAGCTCTACCAAGCAAGGCATGGAGGGCGATTCTCCAAAGAACCAACAAAAAGCCATCATTCCTTATTCTCAAGCTCGTAAAGACACAGTAGTGAAATGGTTTAAATTCATTGAATCAGCAAGCGAAAAAGCAAAAAAACAACCAGTTTTAGAAGTTATAGAGTATTGTAAAAGTCATCCAGAAATTAAGCGTTGTTATATCAAGTCAATTGATAGATTTACTCGTGGTGGCGCTATGGTTTACGAAGAACTTTCTAATGCGCTAAACAAACTTGGGGTAACTGTAGTGGACACATACGGGGTTATTTCTGAGCAGGTGGTCAACACGATGGAATCTTTAGGAAAAAAATATTCTTGGTCGTCATTCCGCCCATCTAAGAAATCAGAAATGTTTGAAGCAGAACGAGCCAAAGATGAGTTCAGGGACATAATGACTCGTCTAGTTGGTGGGAGTGTAGATAGGGTTCGTGAAGGATATGCAATCGGTGAGCCACCGTATGGTTATGAAAACACCCGAATAGAAGCAGGGTTGGGAAAGAGGGCTTATAAGCTCCTCCCAAATAAGGGTGAAGCACCTTTCATCATAAGAATGTTTGAATTAATGGCGGAAGGGAAGAAACTGGAAGAGGTAGTTGAAACCATCAATGCAATGGGATTTAAAACAAGAAAGAGATATAGGAGAAAAAAAGTAGGAACTCGCATAGTAAGGGATGGCAAAATTGGTGAAGTTCCCCTCTCGGAAAAACAGCTAAGAAGATTTATTAAGAATCCCATATATTGTGGAGTGTCTATTCATAAACATTTAACTTGGTTTGATTACACAACGGGCGTGGAACACTTTGCGCCAATCTTGATGAAAGGCAAGCCACTCATCTCTATTGATTTATGGAATAGAGCCAATCAGGGCAAAAAGCATATTTCTATTTTTTCAGATAATTCTATTAAGATTTTTAAAGGGGAAACACCAGAGAGATTTATAAAAAAGAGCAAATCAAATGCCAAGTATCCTTATAAAGGGTATTTGATATGCCACCAATGTAATAATCCCCTTAAAGCCAGTGCTCCTAGAAATAAATCTGGAAACCATATACCTATTTATCACTGTTCTTTACACCACAAATATTGGGGTACGAATGGGAAAAAACTTCATGAAAATATTGAGAAGTTTGTTGATAGTTTAGAATTTTCTGATGAATTTAGAAAAAGATTTCGTGGAATCATGCTTGAAGAGTGGGAGAAAAGAAGAGATTCCGCTAATGAGGACTCTCTGAAGTATGAAAAAACGGTTTCAAGAATAAAAGAGGAGCAACGGCTCGTTCTAGATACTCTAAAGGGGGTTTCTTTGGAGTCTATGCGTAAGGAGTATGAAAGAGAATATCATGATTTAGAGCAAACTAAACTTGACGCGATTGAAAAAAGAAACAGTATAGAAACTGAGGAGATTAATATTCAAACAGTAATCGCTTACTGTAACTACTGGATGGAACACCTTAATGAATTATTAATAGACAGGAAGAAACCATTAGAAAGTGCCCGATTATTTAGTCTTTGTTTTGATGTATTGCCTACTGTCCCAGAACTCATAAATGGAACACCTAAATTATCCGTATTATTCAGGCTAAATGAACAATACAATAAGGGTGAAAAGACACTTAGTGAGCCAGCTGGGACTCGAACCCAGGACATTCTGCTTAAGAGGCAGACGCTCTAACCAACTGAGCTACTGGCCCGATCTTATACTGGGCGGTATTGTACTTTTTTTACTAAGGGATTGCCAGCAGTTTTCTTGTACAATAAAAAACATGAAACCGGCTAAAGAAGAATTGTCGTTAGCAGAGCAAAAGTTGCCACCAACTGAGCAAATAGAACTTTCTCCAGAAGATGAATTATTTACCACTATTATTGAAAGATTATTGGAAAAACTTGGTAATGATGTTCATCTTCCCACGCACGATGATCTACGAGCTGCTCTGGAGATAGCAAAAACAGAAGTACAGCGAAAAACTAAACATGGCGAAACTACTTCATTGAAAGAAGAATTGAAGGGTCTGTATCAAGGCAAACTTCACAACGAGCTTGAATCTCAAGCAAATGCGATGTTGAGCATGATTGAATTAGCTCAACGAGCCCATGAAGAATTGGCAGAAAAAGAGATTGATTTTCTCACCGGAGCATTTAATAGAGGAAAATTTTATCACGATCTTTCTCTATTACTCAATGACCGCAGGGAGAATTCTCAGCCATTTTGTTTGTTGATGATTGATATAGATGGTTTTAAGTTGGTTAATGATAAATATGGTCATGGTGTTGGAGATAAAGTTTTAGCCAAAATAGCTCAAAGATTAAATCAGATTTTACGAGGCGGAGATAAATTATATCGCTATGGTGGAGATGAATTTGTCGTTATTATTTATGGAGATTTGAAAGAGGCCAAACAATTAGCAGAGAGATTGCTTGCTGAAATTAAAAATACTCCTATAGTTTTGGAAAACCAAGATGAAGTTAGATCATCAATTAGTATTGGTGTTATTCATTCTACTCAAGTTGGCAATCAGATGACGGTTGAGGCATTGACTGATTTGGCAGATCGAGCTTTATTTGAGAGCAAACAATCTGGCAAAGGGAAATTGACCGTTCATTCTTACAATAATTAAATTTTTTTAAAAATAATTTAAACCCTAGTTTTTTGTTTTAAAGAAAACTTAAATAAATCAAGTTTTTAATTTTTATTTTCTGTTTGTGCACCCGGCAGGAATCGAACCCGCACACCTTGTTCCGAAGACAAGTGCCCTATCCGTTAGGCAACGGGTGCAGTTTTATCACCCAAGTATAAATCATTTTCTTCAGAATAAATAATTATTCTGAAGATTTGCGCTCTAATTCATTGAGCTATTGAAATTGATCAAAAATATTATAACACTCATTTAGTCTGGTTTTTTTAAAAATAAATCTCAGTTTTGTAGCCAAATAATTAATGTAATCAAACTAACATTAAAAAATCCTTAAAAAAATGTATACTGTCAAATGACATGCAGATTGATTATTATCCTCTCATCAATAAGGCAATGTCTGCGTTTAGATTGAACAACAGATTTTCTCAATTGGTTCCTGAAGAACATTTTTTTGAAAAACCCTTTATTACGATTGCTAGAGAGCCTGGTAGCGGTGGAGCTTTGATTACTTATCAATTGGGAAAAAGACTAAATTTTCGAGTGCACAATGAATCTATTGTTGACGAAGTAGCCAAATCCACTCAAAAACGTAAAGCGATTATCAAAGAGATTGATGAAAAAGGACGCACTTATTTGAACGACATAGTTCACTCAGTCCTCAATCCAGAATATGTTGATAGTAGTGAATATATCGAGGAACTTAGTAAAGTAATCTTGACTTTTGCCCACCAAGGCAATTGCATTATTTTGGGCAGAGGAGCCAACTTTATTACGCCTTTTGCCAGGGGTTTACATGTCAATATTGTGGCTCCTTATGATGTGAGAGTTCAACGAGCCATCAAATACGAAGGCTTCAGCGAAAAGAAAGCCAAGAGAGTAATTGCCAAAACAGAAGAAGAAAGAGAAGAATTCGTCAAAACTTACTTTAAAAAAGATCTCAAGAAAAGCAATGCCTATGATTTGACTATCAATACCACCAATTACTCAATCGACGGAGCTGTGGACGTGATTATGTTGGCTTTTCGTCGTAAATTCCCCGCTTATCAAAGATTTAGAGCGAGTATCCTGAGTAAATAGTTATTGCTATAATACCAACGGTTTTTGCCAGAGTGCTGGAATTGGTAGACAGGCTAGTTTCAGGAATTAGTGCTCTTTACGAGCGTGTGGGTTCAAGTCCCACCTCTGGCACCAGTTTTAAATTAATCTTAAACTTGTTTAAGAGTTAATAGTTATAAAGTTTGCGATATAATTAGGTCTCTTAACAATTTTAAAAGCGAGAATAGCTCAGTTGGCTAGAGCGTCTCCTTGCCAAGGAGAAGGTCGCGGGTTCGAGTCCCGTTTCTCGCTCACTATCCCCCAAGGGGAATTGAGCCCAGGTGGCGAAATTGGTAGACGCGCAGTCTTGAGGTGGCTGTGGAGCAATCCTTGGAGGTTCAACTCCTCTCCTGGGCACTTGAGAAAATATCAAGATTTAGTACAATTTTATTTTGATTATCGTTGATCTGTTTATAATTTTTTTATAATAAGCCGATAGTATTTTTTATAAGTTTTACAATACGATTGATATTGGACTTGTTCACGACAATATCATTTTTAATATTTTCTTTTTTAATTAATTCCCCTATTGTTATATTTAAAGTTAATTTTCCCTTAATTATTTTTTAAAATTACAATTTAATATTGCTAATATTTTCAAATTTTAATGCATTTAAAATCATATTTATGAAGTTAGTTTTTAATAAATATTTATTATTATAAGACTATTGTTAGCCATAAATTAATTGATATAATGTAGCGGACACACAACTTGCCATATCCAAAAAGCTGGAAAAATCGGCGATTTATGTGCGCACTTTAACAAAATAGTTAATTGAGGAGGGCTTCAGACAGAAGTCTTATTTAGTCTTTTGTCTGAAGCCCTCCAATAGGCAGATTTGCAATCAATATCGAGTATATGATTGTAAATTTGGAGGGGAAACCGCTCGCTATCAAGGAGAAAAAAATGAAAGCTAAAAAAGCTTTCTTGATTTTTGCCCTACTGTTCCTGATGGTAGGAATGGTAGGAACCTTGGGGGTCTCTGCGAAGAAAGAGACCCTGAAAATTGACGTTTGTCACGCTACTAGTAGCGCGACAAACCCCTATGTATTGGTGAACGTTTCCATCAATTCGGTGGAAACGGCCCAAAACGTAGGGGGTCATGGTTCTCACGCCGAAGACGCGTGGGAACCGTATACCTATGACGGGGTAGATTATCCCGGTCAAGGTGACATGAGTAACTGCGACGATCTCCCAATAGACATTTTGGGATGCATGGACCCGCTGGCCCTGAACTACGATCCGCTAGCTACGATCGATGACGGGTCATGCGAATATCCCCCAGAAGACATTTTGGGATGCATGGACCCGCTGGCCCTGAACTACGATCCGCTAGCTACGATCGATGACGGGTCATGCGAATATCCCCCAGAAGAC